>Bissell_p1__coassemble_256_pt1 | contig 44649 bp, 46 predicted proteins | sample Bissell_p1__metabat2_high_PE_031 | metagenome-assembled genome bin Bissell_p1
GCAAAATGTTGGCTATTACGATAGTCCTTTTTGTCGTTCCTCATAATCAACAAATGGTGACAATTCTACAGTTTTTCACATACCGCATTTCCATGTTCCGAAACCAAAATCTTAATATATAAAAAAGACCGATACAAATGTATCAGTCTTTAATTTTAATAAGTTTAATTAAGCGTCAATTTCAGTAACGTTACCAGCACCTACAGTGTGTCCACCTTCACGGATAGAGAACTTAGTACCAGTTTCGATAGCGATTGGAGCGATCAATTCAACGTTCATAACAACGTTGTCACCAGGCATTACCATATCAGTTCCTTCTGGCAATGTGATTACACCTGTAACGTCAGTTGTACGGAAGTAGAATTGAGGACGGTAGTTAGAAACGAATGGAGTGTGACGTCCACCTTCTTCTTTAGTTAAAACATAAACTTGTGCTTTAAATTTAGTGTGAGGGTGTACACTTCCAGGTTTAGCTAATACTTGTCCACGTTGGATTTGGTCACGTGCAATACCACGTAACAATGCACCAATGTTGTCACCTGCTTCAGCAACGTCTAATTGTTTGTGGAACATTTCCAAACCAGTTAATACTGTTTTTTGAGTATCTTTGATACCAACGATTTCAACTTCGTCGTTTAAGTGAGCTTGACCACGTTCAACACGTCCTGTAGCTACTGTACCACGACCAGAAATTGTCATAACGTCTTCGATTGCCATCAAGAATGGTTTATCCATTTCACGAGCTGGATCTGGAATCCAAGTATCAACAGCATCCATCAATTCGTAGATTGATTCTTCGTATTTAGCATCTCCTTGAAGAGCTTGTAATGCAGAACCACGGATAACTGGAGTTTCGTCTCCGTCGAATCCGTATTCGTTTAATAATTCACGAACTTCCATTTCTACTAAGTCAATTAATTCTTCATCGTCAACCATATCACATTTGTTTAAGTAAACAACGATATATTTAACACCTACCTGACGTGCTAACAAGATGTGTTCACGTGTTTGAGGCATAGGTCCATCAGATGCAGCAACTACTAAGATTGCTCCATCCATCTGAGCAGCACCAGTGATCATGTTTTTTACATAATCGGCGTGGCCTGGACAGTCAACGTGTGCATAGTGACGTTTTTCTGTTTGGTATTCAACGTGTGCAGTGTTGATAGTGATTCCACGTTCTTTTTCTTCTGGAGCACCATCGATTTGGTCATAAGCTTCAGCTTTAGCCATACCTTTTTTAGCTAATACTGTTGTAATAGCTGCTGTTAATGTTGTTTTACCGTGGTCAACGTGACCGATAGTACCAATATTAACGTGAGTTTTACTTCTGTCAAATTTTTCCTTAGCCATTTATAATTTCCTCCTAAATGCTAACATATTTCATACAATAAATATTGTATTTCAGAACCAAACGAAAATCAACTAGTTTTCGTTTGAATTCTCTTTAATAATTTTTTCTGCAATACTCTTTGGAACTTCTGAGTAGTGGTCGAACTTCATAGAGTAGTTTCCACGTCCCTGAGTAAAGCTACGTAAGTCTGTAACATATCCGAACATTTCTGATAATGGAACATGTGCACGAACGATTACTGCATTTCCACGTTCTTCCTGTTCAGTGATTTGTCCACGACGACTTGAAACGTCACCCATAACGCTACCTAAGTATTCACTTGGTGCAGTTACTTCTACGAACATAATTGGTTCTAGAATAGCAGGTTTACATTTCTTTCCTGCTTCTTTCAATGCCATACTAGCGGCAATCTTATAAGCCATTTCACTAGAGTCGACATCGTGGTATGATCCATCAAATAATGTAGCTTTGATATCGATTACTGGGTAACCTGCAATCATACCATTTTCCAATGCTGCTTCCAAACCTTCTTGAGTTGGTTTGATATATTCTCTAGGTACGCTACCTCCAACGATAGCATCAACGAATTCAAATCCTTTCCCTTCGTTTGGTTCGAATTTGATCCATACGTGACCATATTGTCCACGACCACCTGACTGACGGATATATTTTCCTTCACAATCAGCAGCCTGACGAATTGTTTCACGGTAAGCAACTTGTGGTTGTCCAACATTTGCTTCAACTTTAAATTCACGACGTAAACGGTCAACAATGATATCCAAGTGAAGTTCACCTACACCGGCAATGATTGTTTGTCCTGTTTCTTCGTTTGTATATGTTTTGAAAGTAGGGTCTTCTTCTGCAAGTTTTGCAAGAGCCAATCCCATTTTGTCTTGGTCAGCTTTAGTTTTTGGTTCCAAAGACAATTCGATTACTGGTTCAGGGAATTCCATAGATTCAAGGATGATTGGATGATCTTCATCACACAATGTATCACCTGTTGTAGTAACCTTTAAGCCAACAGCAGCAGCGATATCACCTGAATAAACTTCAGTGATTTCTTTACGTGCATTGGCGTGCATCTGAACGATACGTCCGAAACGTTCTTTTTTATCTTTAGTTGAGTTTAATACATAGCTTCCTGCTGTAGCAGTACCTGAATAAACACGGAAGAAAGATAATTTTCCAACGAATGGGTCTGTAGCGATTTTAAATGCTAATGCTGAGAATGGTTGATCATCACCAGGGTGACGAACATCTGGTTCTCCATCTAATGTAGTACCCTTAATTGAAGGTACATCTAATGGACTTGGTAAGTAATCTACTACTGCATCCAATACTAATTGAACACCTTTGTTCTTATATGCAGATCCACATAATACTGGGAAGAAGTCACCATTACATACAGCAATACGTAATACACGTTTGATTTCTTCGATTGAAGGTTCTTCACCTTCTAATACTTGCATCATGAAATCTTCATCATAATCTGCTAAATAATCTAATAATTTAGCACGGTATTCTTCCATAAGATCTACCATATCTTCTGGAACTGGGATTTCAGTAATTACACGACCGAAATCTCCACTGAAGCTATAAGCTTTTCTCTTGATAATATCAATGATAGCTTCGAAGTCTGATTCAGCACCAATTGGTAACTGAATTGGACAAGATTTAGCTCCTAAACGATCGATGATTGTATTGCATGACATTAAGAAGTCAGCACCTGTAGCATCCATTTTGTTACAGAATACAATACGTGGAACGTTATATTCAGTAGCTTGACGCCAAACTGTTTCAGTCTGAGGTTCTACACCTGCTTTGGCATCTAATACTGTTACGGCACCATCTAATACACGTAAACTACGTTCAACTTCTACTGTAAAGTCTACGTGGCCTGGTGTATCGATGATATTGATACGGCATTCTTTACCAGTTCCGTCTGTCTTTTTCCAGTGAGCTGTTGTAGCAGCAGAAGTGATAGTGATACCACGTTCTTGTTCTTGCTCCATCCAGTCCATTGTACTAGCTCCATCGTGTGTTTCACCAATCTTGTGGTTTACACCAGAGTAGTAAAGAATACGTTCTGTTGTTGTTGTTTTTCCGGCATCGATGTGAGCCATGATACCGATGTTACGAGTTTCGTGTAAAGCATATTCTCTAGCCATATTTCTTTACTCCTTCTCTTACCAACGGTAGTGAGCATAAGCCTTGTTAGCTTCTGCCATTTTGTGAGTGTCTTCACGTTTTTTAACACTGGCACCAGTTCCATTAGAAGCATCGATAATTTCAGCTGCTAATCTCTGTTCCATTGTTTTTTCGTTACGTAAACGTGCGTAGTTTACGATCCAACGAAGTCCTAAAGTCAAACGACGTTCGTCGCTTACTTCAACTGGTACTTGGTAGTTGGCTCCACCTACACGTCTAACTTTCAATTCCAATTGAGGCATAACATTTTCTAAAGCTTGTTCGAAAACCTCCATTGGTGCTTTTCCTGTTTTTACTTCTACGATTTCAAACGCGTTGTACAAAATTGTTTGTGCAACCCCTTTTTTACCATCAATCATGATTTTGTTGATCAAACGAGTAACCAACTTAGAGTTATAAATTGGGTCGACTAGTACGTCACGTTTCGCAATGTGTCCTTTTCTAGGCATCTAATTTCCTCCTTTCACGATTGATCTATTTCTTAGGTCTTTTTGTTCCGTATAATGAACGAGATTGTTTACGGTCATTTACACCAGCACAGTCCAAAGTTCCACGAACGATGTGGTAACGAACACCTGGTAAGTCTTTAACACGTCCACCACGAATCAATACAACACTGTGTTCCTGTAAGTTGTGTCCGATACCTGGAATGTAAGCTGTAACTTCCATACCATTACTTAAACGAACACGCGCATATTTACGAAGTGCTGAGTTTGGTTTCTTAGGTGTCATAGTACCAACACGAGTACAAACTCCACGTTTTTGTGGACTTGATTGGTTTGTTGGTTTAGACTGCAATGAGTTGTAACCACGGTTCAAAGCTGGAGACTTTGAAACGTTTTGACTGGCCTTACGACCTTTACGAATCAACTGGTTGATTGTAGGCATAAGATCCTCCTTTCAAAATTTTCAATTTCCAAGCAAACGAAGCCGGGTGGGTCTTGCCCATCCATTAAATATAGGCTCTTTTCAGAACCTATTTTCGCATGCAATAGTAAGATACAGTATTCGGCATGATTTGTCAATTCTTTTTTGTTGATTTTTTATAAAAATTTTTTACGCATTCTCCATTCATTAAAGTATAATATAGACAAGAATAGAGGTATGTTTATGAAACACAAAATTGTATTTTTCGACATGGACGGAACACTTTACCAAACCGAAAATGACGTTATTCAAGAAAGCGCATTAGACGCTATACAGACACTAAAAGATAAAGGATATATTGTCTGTGCGGCAACTGGCCGTCCCTTAAATCAAATGAAACTTATATTACAACGCGTTCAATTTGATTATTATGTATTGATTAACGGAAGCTACATTCTAGACAAAGATTTTCAAGAAATCGGAAGCTATCCAATCTTACAAGATAATGTGAATGACTTAGTCAATTTCAGCAAAAAACATGAAACAGGTCTAATGTTTCACTTTGGAGATGCCACATACATTTACAACAACTTTTACCCAATGTATTACTTTTGTAAATACTGCAACGTACTAGATTCACTATTCTACGACCCTAGTCAGTCCTATCATTTAAGACACAAAGCCTTTAATGCCGTAGTTCTTACTAAAGATAAAAAATTAGTTGACCAATTTATGGAAGCTCATCCAAACCTAAGAAACGATTTAATTAACGTTAAAACCGATGGATTCTGCTTCGATATCTTCAATGCTGATAATGATAAATCAAAAGGCATTGAAATGATTCTTGAAAAAACAGGATTCTCATGGAAAGATACCATCTGTTTTGGAGATAGCACAAATGATATCCATATGTTAAAAAAAGCAGATATTGGTGTTGCGATGGGAAATGCGAGTGACTTTGTAAAAAGCTATGCTAATTTTACCACAACATCTACATACGATAACGGAATCTATAATGCAGTCACAAAAATATTAAAAGACGAATAAACATATATAAAAGGCATTATCGTAATTAGAATGATGTCTTTTTTAGTATCATAATAGCATCATTTAAGTACATACTCATTAAACAAAAAGAAAAAAAGCCTTTATCTAAAGACAAAGGCTTTAATAACAAATTAAGCTTAAATTACTTAATTTCTACAGTAGCTCCAGCAGCAACTAATTTTTCTTTAATTGATTCTGCTTCTTCTGGAGATACATTTTCTTTAATAGCAGCTGGAACACCATCTACTAATTTCTTAGCATCAACTAATCCTAAACCAGTGATTTCACGTACGGCTTTGATTACAGCAACTTTTGTTGCACCAACATCAGCCAATGTAACAGTTACTTCGCTAGGTCCTGCAGCTTCTTCAGCAGCAGCAGCTGGAGCAGCAACAGCAGCAGCAGCTACTACACCAAATTTTTCTTCGATTGCACTTACTAAGTCGTTTAATTCTAAAATTGTTGCTTCTTCTAAATAAGAAAGAATTTCTTCTTGAGTTAATTTAGCCATTTTATTTTCCTCCTATAATTAATTACGCAGCAGCTTCTTCAGTAGCTGGTGCTTCTTCTGTTTTTACAGATCCGTTTTCTTTAGCTTCTGCCAATGCTTTAACAGTCATAGCAAATTTGATAACTGGAGCATTTAAGCAAGATGCGAATTTAGCCAACATACCTTCTTTATTAGGTAATGCAGACAATTTTTGGATAGTAGCTTCATCTACCATAGCTCCATCCACGATACCAGTTTTTAATACCAATGCTTCATGTTTTTTAGCAAATTTAGCTAATACACGAGCAGGAGCAACTGGATCTTTACCAAATGCCAATGCGTTAGGTCCAACTAAAGTTTTTGCGAAATCTTCGTGACCTAATTTTTCAGCTGCACGACGAGCAATTGCGTTACGGTAAACTTTGAATTCAACGTCTTCTTCACGCAAAGCACGACGAAGTTCTGTTACTTCCTTTACTGATAATCCACGGTATTCTACTAATACAACACTACTAGCAGCTTCCATTTTTTCAGATAAGGCGATAACATCAGCTTCCTTTTGTGCAAGGATGTCTTTGTTCATTCGATCCACCTCTTCTTTCATCTATTGTAACAATATTCAAAAGAAAAGCCCGCATCAAAGACGGGCTAATTGTGCAAAGTCAATGCATCATACCCTCGGTAACATTATTAAGCATACGCCGTTACTGTCTTTGGAATATTGATAACAATCTGTAGTTTAATTTATTTTACTAGATTTGTCAATTACTTAACGATTTCAACGTGGATTCCAGGACCCATTGTTGTTGAAACAACTAAGTTTTTCATGTATGCACCTTTTACAGTTGCAGGACGAGCCTTAGCAATTGTGTTGAAGATTGCATTGAAGTTTTCAACTAAAGCTTCATCAGTAAAACTTGTTTTACCGATAGCTAAGTTGATGTTTCCTTCTTTGTCTACACGGTAAGTAACTTTACCTTTTTTAATTTCATCAATAGCCTTAGCAACATCCATTGTTACTGTACCAGTCTTAGGGTTTGGCATTAATCCTTTAGGACCTAAAACACGTCCTAAACGTCCTAATTGACCCATCATATCTGGAGTAGCTACTAATACGTCAAAATCGAACCAACCTTTAGAGATTTTTTCGATAATATCTGCACCACCAACGAAATCAGCACCAGCAGCCTGAGCTTCTTTTTCTTTTTCACCTTGTGCAACTACACAAACGCGTTGTGTTTTACCAGTTCCATTAGGTAATACCATTGCCCCACGAATTTGTTGATCAGCGTGACGAGGGTCTACGTTTAAACGGAAACTTACTTCAACACTTGCGTCGAATTTTGTTTTACTAGTTTCTTTAGCTAATTTAACAGCTTCTTCAATTGAATAAGTTTTTGAACGATCAACCAATTTAGCTGCTTCAGCATATCTCTTACTTACTTTTGCCATTATTGATGTTCCTCCTATTCAAATCCTTCAACCTTGATACCCATGTTACGTGCAGTACCAGCAACAATACGCATTGCAGCTTCTACATCATTGGCATTCAAGTCTGGCATTTTGTACTCAGCAATTTCTTTTAATTGGTCAACTGTAATTGTACCAGCAACTACTTTTTGATCTCCACTTGCTTTTTGTACGTTTGCTGCTTTTTTCAACAAGTTAGCAGCAGGTGTTGTTTTCAATACGAAATCAAAACTCTTATCTTCATAAGCAGTAATGACAACCGGAACAATATCACCTTTACGATCTTTTGTTGCATCATTGAAAGCTGTACAGAACTGAGGCATGTTGATACCAGCACTTGCTAATGCTGGACCTGGTTTAGCTCCACCAGCTTGGAACTGCAACTTACAAACTTTTGTAACTTTTTTCTTGCTCATAAGACGTTCCTCCTATATTTTGTCCTATGCTGTGGTAATACGAACAGTTACGCATTCTCCCACGCATGCCTTTTTACTATACACCACTATAATCTGTGATGCAAGACCATTTTAAAAAAATTAGAGAAAATCATTAATTCTTTCTAATCATTCACATCCTCCTTCATACGAAGAATTGATTTTTTAAACTTATCCATCTTCTTCTGCACTCTTTCATCATCATGATCATATACTTCACTTCTCAAATCCGATTGGAATTCATAAATATCCGAACTTGCATCACTCCACACATCGTAATCTTCCGTATCATATGCATCTTTAATAATTCCATCATAATAGATATCATACATATCCTTACCCGCATCTTCATATATATTCATAGATTCCGCTCAAATCTTTGTATTTCACTTTATATGATACATCCTCATTCATAATCAATTCAGCATACTTATAAGCATATTTCCTCAATCGAATGGACAACAACTCTGTCTGTTTTAAAGCATCATCATAATACGATTTTACCTTATCTACTTTTTTCGTATATACATCAAAATCCGTTATTTTTTCACTCAAAGCATCCCTTTCACTCTCTAACTTTGTCTTTGTGGCCTCAACATCCTTGATTGCCATTTCCTCTATTTCATCTATCGTAGAAGCAGATACCTCAATTACATTCACTTTTCGTTCTGCATCATTTTTGTCAACAGGTGTACTTGTACAACCTCTAAGAATCAAACACAATCCTAAACACACTAACTTTTTCATTATTATTCACTCTTCTTTCCAAACTCATCTATTACATCTTCTAAACAACAAGGTAACTCTCCAATTATCTGAACTATATTCAATAAATTTTTTTCGCTTTGTAAATCCTCACATTTCTTATCCAACTCGCCCAACTTTCTTTGGCTCAGTTCCTTTAAATTTTCCTCACTCAAAATTTCTTTAACTTCATCTAAACTAAACCCTAAACTCGCCAACATTCTTATATCCCATAATTATCTCAACCCTTCTTCATTCTTTGAAATCACTCCCTTCTTTTCATATCTACGAATCATATTTCTTGTGATTCCCATATGTTCTTCGATTCACTTCACCTTATACTTCATTGCACAATACTCCTTTTTCAATTTACAGCCTTGTTCTTAGAACAACGCAAGCCAAAAAAGTTATTTCTTCGTTCCTTCTTCCAAACTTTTTTGCCATAAAAGAGCTTGTAAATTTCGCGAATCAAAAAAAAGCGATACACCGACCGCATTGAGTTTAAAGAATAATAATGTTAATATATCCACATGAACTTAAATACATGGATAGAAGAAAAATTTAACGCAACAAACTACACACTCGAAAAAACAGATAAAGGCATTAGTAACCACAACTATTTATTAACAATCAACGACAATAAATATATGGTACGCGTACCAAAGAAGAATCATGAATCTCTTGGTTTGCAGCATAAACACGAAAAGGAGATTTTGCCACTTGTTTCTGATTTAGATGTACCTGTTATTTTATTCGATGAAAAATCAGGTATCAAAGTAACAACTTATATTGAAGATGTAGAAACATTTGATGAATGTAAAGACAAAGACAAATTCGCAAGATGTGCAAATTTAATGAAATCTCTTCATACTAAAAAAGCTCCTTTGTTTATTTTCAACCCTTTTGGAAAGATTGAATTCTATAAATCTCAAATCAAAGAATGTATCGTATCTTTTCCAAATGAAGAAAACTTTTTAGAAGCATTAAAAAAAGAATATAAACCAAACACACTATGCCATAACGACTTTGTGCAAGGAAATATTCTTTACAGTGATACAAAAGACTATTTGATTGACTATGAATATGCCGCAAAAAACGATTATCGCTTTGATATCGCCAGCTTCTTTTCAGAAAACAACATCCATTATATTGATCAAAGAGACCAATTCTATCAAGCCTATTTTGATGGAGACATCGACCCAATGATTGATGTTCAAGTGCAAGCATTTGAAAGAATGGAAGACATCCTTTGGGGATATTGGGCAAATATGCTTTATGAACAAAGAGGCGAACAAATCTATTTTGACATCGCAAAAGACAAAGAAAAACATTACAGAGGCTAAATAGTCTCTGTTTTTTCATCTATATCCATAAATTCTTCTTCCGATAAAGAAACCGTCAAATACGTATCATCACCAATGATTTGTTTTGCCCCTTTATCATTACACAATTGTTTTGCCCTATCATAATACATTTTTGGGAGCAACATAGGATTACATAAAATGCCATTATACTCACAAATCACGATATGTTTTCCATCTTGAATTGAAACCATTTCCTTTAACGTATCGAATTTTAAATATGGCATATCCGCAACCATCAGTATGCATGCATTATTTTGACAAGCGCCCACACCTAACGCGATAGAATGCCCTTGCCCATATTCAGGATGATCATTCATAACAACATGATATCCTAATGACTCAGCCATTTCTTTTATCTTTTCATATTGTGTGACTACTATCACATCTAAAAAAGCACTTGCCTTATCAAAAGCATATTCAATAAGTTTCTTACCATGAAATTCGTACAAAAGTTTATTTGAAACAAAGCGTCTGGAAAAACCAGACGCTAAGATAATCAAAGAAATATTATTCATCTTCTTTTCCTAATAACACTTTTTCAGCAGTAATAGGCAAAGTACGAACCTGCACTCCCGTCGCATGTTTTATAGCACTAGCAATTGCACTAGTTGGTGTATTAATAACAACTTCACCAATGGATTTAGCACCAAATGGACCATTGTCTTCATAACTGCTTTCAAATTCAACGCGAACGCTTGGAACATCCACTCTTGTTGGCAACTTATACTGCAAGAAGTTACGATTACGCATCTTACCCTCATTTGAGTACGTGATATCCTCACTCAAAGCCATACCAATACCTTGTACAATACCACCTTCAGCTTGTACTCTGGCAAGATTTGGATTGATAACTGTACCACAATCAACTACAGAAACATAATCATGAACCTTGATTTCACCCGTTAACTTATCTACATCTACTTCGGCAATACCAACCATAAATGGAGGTGGACTTGTAGGTGACATGTGGGAGTCACTGGCAATCAACGCTTTGGCGATACCACCATTGAAACATGTATCCGCAAAATCAGCCAAACTCATTTCATGCGTATGATCTAATGTATAGATTTTCTTACCATCAAATTCAATATCTTCTTTATCCACATCAAAGAATCCGGCTGCCGCTTCTAAAATAGAATTTCTTAACTTTTCACAAGCCTTTACTACAGCCATACCCGTTACATACGTTGTACTTGATGCATAAGAACCCGTATCATATGGTGCATGATCTGTATCCAATGAACTAGTGACAACTTGATCTACATCACAATCCATACATTCCGCAACCATTTGAGCAAGAATCGTATCGCATCCTGTACCCATATCTGTAGCACCGATACTTAATGTATAGAAACCATCATCCTGCAGTTTAATTTCAACAGAACCTACATCAAGACCCGAAATACCACTACCTTGCATAGATAAAGAAACACCTAATCCACGAACAAAATCACCCATATCACGTCTTAAAGGTTTATTCTTGTAGTCAATCATTTCCATCGCTTTTTCTAAACAACGATCCAACGCACACGCATTCAATTCTTCATTATAATATTGCGATAACACTTCATTTTCACGTGTCATATTTTTAAAACGGATTTCACAAGGATCCATATTCAATTCATCAGCCAATTCATTAATAATGGATTCAACCGCAAACTGTCCCTGTGTAGCCCCATATCCTCTATAGGCACCTGCTCGCATTGTATTTGTATAAACTACATCATATGTAAAACGACTGGCTTTAACATGGTTATATAAAGGCAAAGATTTATGTCCTGCCAAACCAATTGTAGTTGGACCATGCTCTCCATAAGCTCCTTGATTTGATAATGTATATAAATCTATAGCTTCAATCGTACCATCTTTTGTAGCACCAATGCGAACATGCATCTTCATTTCATGTCTTGAGTTACTAGCCGCAAAAGTTTCTTCACGAGTATAAACAATCTTACTTGGCTTTTTAAGTTTCCATGTGACAAATGCCGTGAAGATTTCACAACAAGCCGTTTGTTTAGCCCCAAATCCTCCACCAATTCTTGGCTTGACCACATTGATTTTTGACTTTGGAATTTCTAAAGCATTACTTAAAATTCTTCGAACATGGAAAGGAATCTGTGTAGAACTTACACAATTTAAACGACCATATGTATCAATGTAACAATATGAACGCATAGTTTCCATCATTGCCTGGGCATTGGCCTTTGTATGATAATCTCTTTCTAAGACCACTTCACAATCCTTTAATACTGCATCCACATCACCAACAACACTTTCTCCGCTGCTGACAATATTACGCTTTACGTCATTACCAATCTCACAAAGACACTTATAATCATCTTCCTCATGAACCACAATTGCATTATCAATAGACTTTTCAAAATTTAACAACGGTTCTAATACTTCATAATCTACTTTGATAGCTTTCAAAGCACGATCTACACAATCCTCGTTAGTTCCTGCAACGATTGCGACTTCATCACCTACATAACGAACTACATTTTCTAAGATTCTACGATCATATGGACTTGGTTCAGGATAAGATTGTCCTGCAAGAGTAAAACGAGACGTTGGAACATCCTCATACGTATACACTGCTTCAATTCCAGGAATTCTTTTCGCAATGGAAGTATCAATACTTCTAATTTTTGCGTATGCATGTGGACTTCTTAAAAGCTTAATAATCAAACAATCCTTAGGTGCTAAATCATCACAATATACAGGTTGCCCTGTAACTAAAGCCATCGCATCCTTTTTGATGACACCTTTTCCTACACTATTCATGATTTTCACCTCGACTTAAATACGCCTTGATTGCACGCATCTGCGACATATATCCAGAACAACGGCATAAATTTCCGGCTAAATAAGCACGAATTTCATCATCACTTGGATTCACTAATTCTTTTTCCATTGCCAAAACATTCATAATAAATCCTGGCGAACAGAAACCACATTGTTCAGCGCCTTGTTTAGCCATAAACATACCGAATTCACCCGCTTCTTTTTGAAGTCCTTCAAGCGTCGTAATTTCACGACCATCGCATCGAACTGTCAATGTACTACAAGAAAGAATTGGCGTTCCATCTCTTAACACTGTACATAATCCACAGTTTGCGGTATCACACCCTCTTTTTACACTGTAACAACCACGGTCTCTTAGCCAGTCAAGCAATAAAGTTTGTGGCTGTACATCATCCTGAATCAATTTTCCATTCACTTTAATTTTAACCAACATAAGACTCTACCTTTCTCAATAACTTCTGAGTTAATCCCTCAACAAGTTTTTTTCTATATTCCTTGCTTCCGCGCATATTGTCTGCACAATATACATCTAAATCAATATGATCTAAATCACAATTATAAACTTTCGCAATGGCTGGTCTTGCACCAAAACAGAATCGGTAGTGGTCTGCATACTTTGTACAAGATGCATTTAAAACACTTAAATCCGTAGCACTCCTTCTTACAGAAACAAAGGCACTCAGCAAATTTGTCTTCTTCACATAAATATATTCCACAATATCCTTTTCATATGGAAGACTCACAAATTCTTCAAGTGAAATACGCCCATGTTTATGTGTTTGTACATCACACTCTAAACATAATAAGCTACAGATGACATCACTAAAACTAAAACGCGAATATATACTTCCTCCAACTGTTGCCAAGTTTCTTAATTGTACACCGACAATATCTTTTACAGCATCTCTAAATACATAACAAGTTGCCTCATTGAAAGCTTGATGCGTTTCTAATTGCCGCAAAGTTACCATAGCACCAATTTTGAATTCTGCATCATCTTCTTCAATTTGATCCAAGCCTAATTTGCTTAAATCAATAGCGGTCGGAATCTGAATGTCTTCCATCTTCAACCAGATCATACCGCCTAGAATCATATTCTTTTTATTTTTCGTTAGTAGCGCATACGCCTCATCTAAAGATTCTGGCGATGCATAATTCATTATTCTTAACATAATGGATACGCTCTCTTTCTTTACTAAAATTTTAACACAAAAAGAAAGTGTTAAACACAATGTTTAACACCGATTTGTTAGTCTTTTTTACCAGGCAAAATTAAATTTAATACGGTTGCGATCACAAACGTCATAATAATTCCGTTTTGTGCAAAAATATTTCCAACCCAACTTGGTAATTGTGCTAGAACTGTAGGTACTTGTCCAATACCAATTCCAAGACCGATTGCCAAGGCAATAATCAAAGTGTTTCTTTCATTGAATTCAACACGCATCAATGATTGAATACCACTTACCAAAATACTCGCAAACATAATAACGGCAGCTCCACCAAGTACAGATTGAGGCATAACCGCAAATAAAGCACTTAATTTTGGGCAGAAACCGCAAAGAATCAAGAAGATAGCTCCTGTCATAATTGTAAAACGGTTAACAACTTTAGTCACTGAAACCAAACCAACATTTTGAGAGAATGAAGTATTTGGCAAAACTCCAAACAATGAGGCAACAACAGAACCTAAACCATCTGCCAAAACGCCGCCTTGTAATTCTTCAGAAGTTGCTTCACGATCTAAACCACCATTTGTGATACCAGAAACATCTCCGACTGTTTCAACTGTTGTCGCAATAAACATAATTCCCATCGCAATAATTACTTCCAAATTAAATTCCATCTTCACTGGCATAAAAGTTGGAAGTGCAATCCAAGAAGCGGTTTGAACTTGCGTAAAATCAACCATTCCTAACACAATGGCCAAGATATATCCGGCAATAATACCGATCAAAATCGAAGCATTATTCACAAAACCTTTAATTTGTTTGGCGATAATAATTACCAAAATAACAAATGTACCAACCAATAAATGTTTAGGATCCCCAAAATCAACAGCACCACTACCTCCACCAAAATAATTGATACCAACAGGAAGTAATGATAAACCAATGGAAATGATAACTAAGCTAGTAACAACTGGTGGGAATAATTTTCTTAATGGTTTGATGAAGAAACCTAACACCATCTCAAATAAACCACCAATTAAACTTGCTCCCATCAATGCACCATAACCATATAGAGCACCCATTGCTTTGGCAGTTCCAATAAATCCTGAACTAGTACCCATAACGATTGGAAGTTTAGCTCCCACTTTCCACACTGGATATAACTGAACTAAAGTAACAGCTCCTGCAATAAACATCGCATTTTGAATCAATGCAGATTTTAAATCCGGTGATAATCCAAGCATTCCTGCAATAATCAATAATGGACTGATATTTCCAAGAAACATCGCCAATACGTGTTGGATTCCTAAAGGCAATGCCTCTTTTAAAGGTACAACACCATCAAGTTCATATATCGAACCTTTTTTCACATCTTCTTTTCTCATTCTTTTCCTCCGAAAATAAAAAAGTCTCGTACAAAAACGAGAATCAACGCGACACATATAAAAAGTAGGTTGATTCATAGTCCCTGAATTTACGGTTTAGGGGTAGAAACATCGACACCGTATTAGTCGATATATACGAAACACGTTAGGATTATATCATTAATTAAACAAAAAAAATAGGACAAATCGTCCTATTTCAGATTGTTGACAAAAGCCTATACCTTTTCGTAAGGAAATAGGCTTTTTATTGTATATAGGCAATTTTCGAAATAAAATTGTCTTTTTTTGTATATTTTGAAGGATATATTGAATTTTTTGATGGCTTTCTTCTATATTTTCCTCTCCAAAGGAACATTTTCTTCAGATTATGGCACGCAAAAATCAACCAAGCATTCTGTTGGTTTTTCTACAAGCCTTTTAACCTTGTGAAACGTAGTCCATTGTTTTCTTTACAGTCCGCAAATACTCGTTCAATGGTTTCTTTTCTCTGTGGATAAATTTCTTTCCATTCCATAGTATGACGGATCTCGTCGGCATATTCTCTATACTCTTCCCATAGGTGACGTTCAATAACTTTTGTCATGTTCTTACTCTTTGTACATTTGTTTCTAAGAGGACAATCCTTGCAGTCTTTTGGATCAGATTTATATTGTCTGTATCCATTTCTTGTAGTAGTTGTATACATAAGGATCTTATCATTTGGACATAGATAACGGTCGTATTCTTCATCCTGTACATATTCTGTATATACCATTGAATCAAAGGCCTCTTTACCTATACGTTCTCTATCCTCGTTGATTTCAACCAACAGATCATCTTCGTATTTCTTTTTGAGGATCTCTACTTCTTTTTTGACACTTTTTCTTTTATTGGCGTTTGCCTTCTGATGCGTACTGTCTCCAAATACCGTTGTGAAATCGACAAAGCCATAATCAACGGCCTGTTCTAATATTTCCATAAAGATTTCCTGGAATATAGTTGAATCTTTATATCTACGAATATAGTTCTGAGACCATGTAGAAAAGTTTGGAATCTTCTCATCGATACTCAACCCAAGAAACCAGCGATATGCCAAATTGACTTCGATCTCCTGACATGTCTTGCGCATAGAATTGATTCCAAACACGATATTTATGATAAGCATTTTAAAAAGACTGTCGACAGTCACTTTGTCAACAGTCTGAAATAGGACAAATCGTCCTATTTCCATAATTTTTCAGGATATACACCATCTTCAATCAATTGTTTAAAGGCATTTTGTACATATTCCTTATCTTCAGCATATGTTACACCAAACCATTTATCATGCGTTTCAAGTACCTTCACATTGATACGATTTTCTCTCAATAATTCTGCCACAATATTTGGAAGCAAATATTCCTTCTTCATCGGATTATCTGAAATGTTTGATAAGAACGTACTAAAATCCTTTTCTAAATAGTCTAAGAAATCTGGATACCCAGCCCACATATTCATAGAAACATTACTTTCTGGTTTTGCCCAAGCCTCTACTTCCGGATTATCACATACGATTTTATCCCCTTCAGCCTTGATTCCAGTTGTTTCATAAACTTCTTTTAATAAATTATTATCATCCACTTTACATACACCACGAGTTACAGTTCCATTCTCACTTAAAGTGTTCTTTAAAATGAATCCAGCCATGCCCATGTCAAATTCTTTTCCCATTTTCGCATGTTCAACCAGGAAATCATGTAACTTCACAAATGCTTCTTTTCCATAATAATCATCCGCATTAATAATCACATATGGTGTATCTACAACACTTTTCGCACATAGTACAGCCTGCCCTGTTCCCCAAGGTTTTGTACGACCTTCAGGACAAGTAAATCCTTCTGGTAAATCATTAATATCTTGGAATACATATTCTACATCCATATAATTCTGGATACGATTACCTATTACTTCTTTAAATTCCTCTTCAATATCCTTACGAATAATAAACACTACTTTATCAAAGCCAGCCTCTTTGGCATCATAAATTGAGTAATCCATAATGATTTCACCATTTGGCCCCATTTTAGCTAACTGTTTGATTCCACCACCAAAACGAGAACCAATTCCAGCCGCCATAATAATTAATGTTGTTTTCATATTATCAAAAACTCTCCTTGTCAATCCGTATATCCATTATACTAAAATGCATACACCTTCACAAGTTAACTATAGTTTAGATACGAAACAAACACCAAATGCATTTGGTCCAATATGAACTCCAATTGTTGAACCAATACGAACACGATTCACATCTAAATCCAGTTTTGATTCTAATTTTTCAACATTCTCTAAACCATATGAATACAATGTATAAACTGGATACAATGTATCAACAATATCTGACTGCATCTTTTCACATACAACACTCGTTGCCTTATTTACACCACGTGTCTTACCGGCAACCACAACTTCTCCATGGTCTACACAAATAATTGGTTTAATACTTGCTAAAGTTCCAATAGCCGCTGCTGTCTTAGAAATTCTTCCACCCTTAGCCAAATATTCCAATGTATCTAAACCCGCATAAATATGCACATGCTCTTTTAGTTCTTCTAAGCCAGATACAATATTTTCAACACTTCTATTTTCATCAATCCAGTTTATCGCCACTTCACATAGTAAGCGAATTCCAGCAACCGCAGTTAATGTATCTACAATATAGATATTTTCATAATCCACCATGTCTTTTGCCAGACAAGCACTCTGATATGTTCCACTTAGCTTACTCGATAAAGATAAACAAATCAATGTCTCTTGTTTCTTCTTCACTTCTTCGAAGATATCTAAAAATTCTTGTGGTGATGGTTGTGATGTTTTAAAAAATTCTTTTGAATTCATCATCTTCTCATAAAACGTTTCCTTATCAATATCAACACCATCCAAATAATTCTTTCCTTCAATCTGAATTTGTAATGGCACAAAATATAAATTTTTATTTCTAATCTCTTCTTGCGTATAATCACTTGCTGAATCTACTAATAATCGAATCATATTTTTCTCCTTAGTTAACTTAATTAACTGTTCACATTATATACTATTAAAACAATCTGTCAAATTTTTTAAAAAAATACTTGCATTAATTAAAATCATGTAGTAATATAAGTGAGCACTTGTCAAGAAAGACGAGTCTCATATACATGGCGCGTTGGAGAAACGGTTAACTCACATGCCTTTCACGCATGCATTCACGGGTTCGAATCCCGTACGCGTCACCATTTTAAAACAAAGTCCGAAAGGACTTCTTTTTTTATTCAAAATACATTTTTCAGAAAACTTAACATTATTTTTTCACAAATTTGCGTAAACCCTTTCATAGATGATATAATCTAAATCATTGAGAAAGGGTGTTTATATTATGCACAATAAACGTAGTACATTTTCTGGCAAATTAGGATTTGTCTTGTCTGCCGCTGGAGCCAGTGTTGGCCTTGGTAACATTTGGCGGTTTCCTTATTTAGCCGCAAAATACGGAGGAGGAATCTTCCTACTTATTTACATTGTTCTGGCCTTAACTTTTGGTTATACAATGATCATAGCCGAAACGACATTAGGTAGAATGACAAAGAAAAGTCCAGTGGGAGCTTTTCATACTTTCGCAAAGACAAAGTTTGCATCATTTTCCGGATGGATCAATGCCATTATTCCCATCTTGATCGTACCCTATTATTCTGTAATCGGAGGTTGGGTCATCAAGTACTTATTCGAATATTTAAAAGGTGATGCAAAATTACTTGCCACAGATACATATTTTCCAAACTTCATTTCAAACGGAGTATCTACAGAAATATGTTTTATACTCTTTACTTTCTTTACACTCGCCATCATTTATGCAGGAGTTCAAAACGGAATTGAAAGAGTATCCAAATTTATGATGCCAGTTCTTGTCGTACTATCTGTAATCATTGCAGGATATTCAATCAGTCGACCTGGCGCTTTTGAAGGTGTTAAATATTTCTTAATTCCAAATTTTGATAATTTTTCATGGATGACCGTAGTAAGTGCTATGGGACAAATGTTCTATTCGTTATCCATTGCGATGGGTATTTTAATCACATTTGGTTCTTATATGAAAAAAGATGTTTCCATTGAAGGTTCAACAGAAAACGTAGAAATTTTCGATACAGCCATTGCGATTATGGCAGGATTGATGATTATTCCAGCTGTATTTTCTTTTTCAGGTGGAGATATGGAAACATTAAAAGCTGGACCATCCTTGATGTTCATCACAATCCCTAAAGTATTCGCAAGTATGGGACTAGGTACAGGTATCGGTATCATTTTCTTCTTGTTGGTGTTATTCGCAGCTATCACAAGCTCTATTGCGCTAACCGAAAGTGCTGTATCCACATTCCAAGATGAATTACATTGGTCTAGAAAAAAATCTACAATCATTTTAGGCATTATTATGATTGGGTTAGGAACACTATCATGTTTAGGTTATGGTCCATTGTCAAACGTAACAATCATCGGAATGCAATTTTTAGACTTCTTTGATTTCTTGACAAACTCAGTCATGATGCCAATCGCTGCCATTGCGATTTGTATCTTTGTTTCAAGAGTTGTTGGATTAGAAAAAGTCGAAGCAGAAATCACAAAAGATGGAAATTCATTCAAACGTAAGAAAATATTCAATTTCATGATTCAATACTTATGTCCAATTTTCGCATTCATTATTTTATTAAGTTCAATTGCGAACGCATTTGGATTTATTTCCATGTAAGCTTAGCTTGTGCTAAGCTTTTTTTGTGTACAATTTTAATGTAAACTAATTGTAGGAGGTAGTTTATGAACATTACAGTATATTTAGGATCAGCCTATGGAAATGATCCAGACTTTAAAACAAAAATAATAGAATTAGGAATATGGATTGCCAAAAACAATCATACATTAGTGTTCGGTGGATCTAAAACCGGATTAATGGGAGAACTAGCCAATAGCACATTAAATGCGGGTGGCAAAGTAATTGGTGTAGAAGCACAAATGTTTGTGGATGAAGGTGTCCACATGGATAATCTTACCGAGCTGTACATTGAAAAAGATATTGCCGATCGAAGAACAAGAATGATTGAACTTGGTGATGCTTTCATTGCCTTTCCAGGCGCAACTGGAACATTAGAAGAAGTCAGTGAAATCTTATCAAAACTTTCACTGTACCAACTTGAATGCCCATGCATTTTCTATAATGTGAATGGATATTACGATCATTTAAAAGCATTCCTACAGCACATGATTGATTGTGAATTATCCACACCAAAGCAGCAACAAAACATCTATTTCTTAGACGCATTAAATGAAATTAAAAAAGTGTTAAGGGAAGCACAATCATGATTTATACAATTACTTTTAACCCCTCATTAGACTACGTTATTCAAGTCGATCACTTTAAGCCTGGTATCATTAATAAAACAAAATTAGAAGAAATCCTTCCCGGAGGAAAAGGCATTAACGTTTCAATTGTCCTATCCAATCTTGGACACGAAAGTACAGCCCTAGGTTTTATGGCAGGTTTTACAGGGGAAGAAATTGAACATCGATTAGAGAGTTATGGAGCTAAAACAGATTTCATTCATGTAAAGAAAGGATTATCTAGAATCAACGTAAAAATGAAATCAGATGAAGAAACAGAAATCAATGGTATGGGGCCTGATATTCAGCCAGAAGACATTCAAGAATTATTCAATCAATTAGATGATCTAACAGAAAAAGATATTCTCGTCATTTCAGGAAGCATTCCAAGTACTTTACCAGATACAATGTATGAACAAATCATGGAGCGTGTTCAGAAAAAGAAAATAAAAGTTGTTGTCGATGCGACAAACAACCTATTATTAAAAGTATTAAAATATAAACCTTTCTTAATAAAACCCAACAATCATGAATTAGGTGAAATCTTTAATGTCGAATTAAACACTCGAGATGAAGTCATTCCTTACGCCAAAAAGCTACAGGAAATGGGTGCTCAAAACGTATTGATTTCTATGGCAGGACAAGGTGCAGTTCTTGTAAGTGATAATAATGAAGTGATTCAAAGTAAAGCGCCAAAAGGAGAGGTAGTGAATTCTGTTGGTGCTGGTGATTCGATGGTTGCAGGTTTCCTTGCAGGATATTTAGAAACAACCGACTATGATAAAGCATTCATCAATGGTTTGTGTTGTGGTAGTGCAAGTGCCTTCCAAGTAGGTCTTGCGACTAAAGAAGATGTAGAAAACATAAAGAAAACTCTTAGCGAAAACTAAGAGTTTTTTCTTTATTATAGTAATCCAACAGCTGACGCTACAATTGACAATACGATGATTGCTACAATTAATACGATTGGACTGACTTGTTTTTTCTTCAACAACCAGAAGCACAATAATGTTACACACATTGGCAAGAAGTTAGGGAAAATTTTATCAAAGAATTCAGTTTGTACTGCAACTTTGATTCCACCATCAACTTCGATAACTGGCAATAAGTTAATGGATACATAAGAAGCAATCAAAGCTCCAATTACTGTAATACCTAAGATAGTTGCTGCATTGGCAATTGTATCTGAGTTTTCAGTAATAATATCAATTGATTTTGTACCTAAGTTATATCCTAAGTGTGTCCACACAATACGTAAGATCCAAATTGCTAAATATACTAAGAAGAAAATGATTGGTCCAAGAATTGATCCTTGAGAAGCAAATGAACAAGAGATTCCGGCAACGATTGGTAAAATTGTAAACCAGAAAATCGCATCCCCGATACCAGCGATTGGTCCGAATAACGCTAATTTCAAACCTTTAATAGTATCGTGATCTGCACCACCTTCTTCTAATGACATCATCAATCCCATTAAGAATCCAACTAAGTTAGGGTGTGTATTAATGAATTCCAAGTTATCTGTCATTGCTAATGACAACGCTTCTTTATCGTCTCCATGAATCTTTTTCAATACCGGTAACATTGACCATAAGAACCCACAAGCTTGCATACGTTCATAGTTAAATGAAGCTTGTAAGAATGAAGAACGAATACCTAGCATGGTAATATCGTGTTTAGTTAATTTTTTAGATTCCGACATTATCGTCACCTCCAAAGCTGTCAATTGAAGCATTTTGTAAAGCTTCTTCTATATCTTGTTTGCGTTGTTTTGCACCAAAGAAATCAATTAATGCAAAAACTGTACCTAATAAAGCAACTGGCAATAGGTTAGGCATATCGCAGAAGCTTGCCATTAAGAAACCAGCAATAAAGTATGGTGTGTATTTTGTTTTCATCATTACACGTAACAACATACCAAATCCAACGGCTGGTAAAATACCACCAGCAACTTCTAAACCGTGAGTAATGACTTCTGGTAAAGAATTAACAAACATCTTCATTGGTTCTTGGGCAACATATGTACACAAGAAAGCTACAACACCATAAGAAATAGAAACGATTGCCATTGTCGTTAAGTTAATTTTCGCAATCGCACCCATATCTGCTTCAGAAGCAGCCTTGTCTGCTTTTCCCATGAAGAATGAAAAAGCTGAATAATAGAACAAAATTAAATATTGTCCTAAGAATGAGAATGGTAAACATAAGCCAAGAGCAGCTGATGGTTGACAACCTGTAGTATACGCCAATACAGTTCCCATCAACCCGGCAAATACAGGGTTAGGTGGCTGAGTTCCTCCGGCAGGAGTTAATCCCGCAAAGGCAAGTTCAATCAAAGCACCAACTTTTAATCCTAAAACAACATCACCTAAAATGATACCTGTAAATGTAGATACCATTAAAGGTCTAAACACGAAGAAGGCTTCCACGAAGAAATCAAGACCAACAATAATTGTCATGATTGCTAAAAGGATACCTTGCATTAATGTAATCTGCATAATATCTCTCCTCTACTAATTTCTAAATTTCTGTTTTTACGTCTCCAGGAACGTCCTGAATATATACATGCACGCCTTTTGAAGAAATGTATTTCAAATCTTCCATATCTTGGTCATCCACATATACCTTTTTAGTTAACTGATGTTTTCCTTCTGAAAAGTGCATGTTGCCAACATTTACTTCTTTAATAGGAACACCCTTATCAATTAGAGTTCTTACATCCTGTGGTGTTTTTGCAACAATAAATATTTTTTGATTCGGTGCTGCACGACCAATTATCGCAGCTGTTTTCTCAAGTGAGAAAAAACGAATTCCTACACCAGATGATTTTGCAGTAACACTCATAAGTTGCTGCTGAATCTTGTCTTGGCTAGTTTCATCGTTCGCAACAAGAAGAAGATTAGCTCCAATTGTCTTTGTCCATGTAACTCCTACTTGTCCATGAACCAATCGATTATCGATTCTTGTTAAAAGTATATTCGGCATATATATCAGCCTCCTCTCACTCTTTTAACAGCAAAAAGCATGCCAACTATTGTCGAACACGCTTTTCATTGATTTATTCATCAAAATTAAAATAATTCAGTAAATATCGAATTTCAGGAATTGGAATTTCGACACTATATCTATATTCCACGCCACTAAAAATATTCTTTATATTCTCAATCAAATCCGGATATTTCTTTGCAAAATCCTCCATCCCTTCTGATTCCGTAATTCCTTGACGTAAAATTAACCTTTCAATCAAACAACTCAAATGCACATACACACCTACTTTTGTCGTAATATCCAATGAACACTTAAATAATTTTTCTAATTCAGATACAATTTCTTCCACATCCTCCATAACTTTTTGAGGATTTAATATCGTTAAATGATTTACTATATTATCCAAAGTAAAGTTTTTGGCAACATTTTCATTGAACATTTTTAGTTCGTCATCTGATAAATATTTGCCAATTAATTCATGTAAATAATGAACTTCATCATTTGTCACAATATTTTCCATCGGCATATATTTAACACCAGGAACCTTCGGATCCAATGTACCAATCAACATTTTCACATCATATTCTGAAAATATATTATCCTCTATACCATGTGTAACTAACGATTGATAATCATAAGGAATAATTTCTAAAGGTATTGATTTAGGTAAAGAATTCTTTAACAATTCTCCAATTTTCTTTGCTGAACCAAATCCCGTAGCACAGACTGTCAATATAGCCTCTGTCTTCTGTTTACTTTCAATAAATTGATAACTCATCTCATAATTTTCTTTGATGGTTTTAATAATTTGACGAGCATGCATATGTTGCTTCATCAAGTTACCCACTTCTAAAGCAGAAGCTGTAGAAACATTATTTATTATTCCAATATTGCAATCAGATAAAGGGTTTATTCTTTCATAAATATCTTCTAAACTTCCCATATCTACTAGAAGCATCAATTCTTTTACAGGTGCTTTACGCCTTAAATAGTCATCCACCATCAAACACATCTTATCGATGGAAATCTGCACTTCCATATCCATTCCATCAAACACATGCTGATTCAAAATATGATTTACCGTGTCCGCTATGCTTGATGCCGTTGAATATCCGTGACAAAGAATCAATCCTACCGTTCCATTATGTTCAATCTTATCGTCGTTTGCGACTGTCAAAGTAATCACAACCTGCATGAATTCATCCATTTGAATATCTAAATTCAGAGCAATATTTTCAATAATTTCCTGAGCGATGCTGTAAGCCCTAGGAAATTGGCGTCGAACTTGCGTTGAAAACGCCATAATCGAATCATAATGTGAAGCAATCCAAATTTTCGTATCCGTTATATCTTTACCATACTCCATAAATAATTTAGAATACATTTTGATCTTACTATTCGGCACTACAAACGCATATTTATTCATCACAATTGAATAGATTTTATCCACAATTTTCAATAAATATACTTCGTTCGTTGTTCCCAACGTGTATTTTTGTTTAAAGAACAAATAATCAATAAAATTTTGAATCAATACTTTACTTTGATCAACAACCCTAGAAAAATCCTCTTCACCTTCAAATGCATTCAATAATTTCGCATAAAACTGTAATAGAGGAATGACCGGCTTTAACTCTCCTTTTAAATCATGTATAGAAAATAAAGTCTCATTATCTCGTGAATGCGTCTTTAACTGCATTGATTTGATTGTTTCAAAAAAATAGGATGGAAGATCCAACAAATGAATCTGTAAAGTATCAGAGGACTGATTCAACAATCCCTTTGCACAAGTCGCCTTAATGGTGTTTTTTAGTTCACCAATATTTCCCTTAAACTCATAATCAAGAAAAGTTGAATAAGCTAGATTTGAAATATACATATCTTTTCCAAGCTTTGACTCTTCCTGTTCAAGTAAGCGATAAATCAACTCTCTTTTTTCCAATAATGGGCGATCCTTTAATGAAGGCACACTCACTGTGATTGGAATTCTTCGAAGCAATGTCTTTAACAAGGCATCCTGAGGATTTTCTGTTGTCGCAAAAATCAAACGACACTTTGACTTATACCACTTATCATTATCCCCTACTTTATGATAAATCCCCTTATCCATGAATTGAAACAACTTTTCCTGGCATTCCGCCTTTAAGCAATGAACCTCATCCAAAAAAAGTACACCACCATTCGCAAGACTGATTAATCCATCTTGATCTTCTTCAGCCGAAGTATAGGCACCCTTAACATGTCCAAAAAGATTAGAAGTTAATAATTCTGGGTTATTCGCATATTCTGAGCAATTTACCGAAACAAAGCGTGAATTTGATTCAATCACACCTTGATGCAAGGCATAGTCGTACATCGTATTTGCCAACAAAGTCTTACCTGTTCCAGTAGGACCATAAATCATGATAGGTAAACCATTATCCGGATAACACATGGCTGCTTTACACTGTTCAACAATCGAAGATAAGGAACCATTATATCCAATCAATTGATCAAAATCATGTTCCTTTTGTGCCATCAATAAATCAAAAGACGCAAATTCATTTCCCATAAAACGAACATTCCATTTCTTGATCAAAGTTGATTTATCAAAGAAGTATACGGGACGTGAATTCACCTTTACAATAGATTCATCTTTTAATCCTTCGTTTAAATATTGTGAAACTGTATTTCGGCTCAAATCCAAAGAATTTGCTAAATCGTTCGCCGTAAATATTTCATTTTCCTCAATATTATTTTCTAAAGTACGCTGCTTAATTTCCTCGTACACCAGTTGTTTACTCGTCATTTTCTCACCTTTTTCAATCGTTCAAAATCAATCTTATCAATCACTTCATCTAAAGTTCCCGGCACATCTTGATAATAAAGATTAAAACCTTTATCTATTAATTCATTGATTTCATCTACATCCACTTCGGACACATACATTTTCTTGTTAAAGGGCACTCTTCCTCTTCCATAATGAATATTACCTATATTTACAGTTTGTGGAGTTAACCCATTTTTAAACATTTCATAAACCGTTTGAATATCTCTTACGACCACAAACAATCTTTGGCTGCTCTCATTATGTCGCAAGACCTGCATGAAGTCTGCAATCGAATAAAAACGAATATCCACATTGCTAGCTTTCGCAATCGTCTTCATCATTTTTTGTGAAAATACATTGATAGCTGTTTCATCATCCACAACTACAATTGTATCTATATTTAACGCATTGACCCAAGTTACCCCAACTTGACCATGAACCAAGCGATTATCCACACGAATCAATTCAATTTTTGCACGCATATCAATATCCGTCCTTTCATTACTATTATCTTTAATTCTATCAACTTTTTCAAAAGAATGATATAGTTTATCCATGAAGCAAAATATCACAATCAAACCAGAACTTAAAATTAAACAATCTTTTAATTCTCAAAAGGAACAAAGTCTTAAAATACTATCCTATAATGCTAAAAACTTAAAGGAATACTTATTCAAGCAAGCACAGATAAACCCATTTCTAACATATACGGCTGAGGCAGGTGCATTCCTTGAGTATGATCATTCTACACAAAGTTTATATGACAAAATTGAAGCTGAACTTAAAAGTACAAATCAAACAATCCCTGAAGATTTATACCAATATTTAATTAGCCAATTAGATTCCAACGGTTACTTCAAAACGACTCCATTCCTTACTAGCTATTCCGAAAAACAACTACAACAGGCCATCTACATTCTTCAAAGAACAGAGCCATATGGATGTTTTTGTAGAAATTTAAAAGAATCATTAAAAGTACAATGTGAACTTAGTGAAAACCCCGCTAGTGAAACAGGGACTATTTTATGTGATTTTCTTGAAGAGCTTGCATCCCACAATTATGATGAAATTATACATAAAACTGAGCTCACACTGGATGAGCTTGAAGAAGGATTTCATTTCATTCAAACCCTTAACCCTAAGCCTGCGGCAAACTATTCTACAGATGCGCCCGTCTTACAAGCAGAAATCAAAGTTATATATGATGATGAATTTCATTTTGATTGGATCAACCAGAACTATTCCATTCAATTTGATGATATGAATCATCTTACTAAAGATTTAAGAAAACTAAGAAACGAGGCTAAGCAACTGCTTAATACAGTTCAAAAAAGAAATATGACACTACTGCAAATCATGGATACGCTGTGTCATATTCAAAAAGATTTCTTCATTTCAAATAGTCCATTGAATTATTGTACTCTAGAAATGGTAGCCAAAGAATGTGGATTACATGCCTCTACTATATCGAGAGCTATCAATCAAAAAGGTTTTGAATTCAACAATAAATACTATCCAATCAAGCATTTATTCTGTCATACAGGATTTAAAGAAATCACATCTGAACAAATCAAAGATAGAATTATGAATTTGATTCACAACGAAAACAAAACGAAACCACTCAGTGATGAAAGCATCAAAAAAGCATTAGCTAAAAAAAATATCCATATTTCAAGAAGAACCGTCACAAAATATCGTGAACAGTTACTAATTCCGTGTGCATCAAAAAGAAAGTCTAAACAAAATTAAGTGGTTAAAGTCCCTTAAAGAATTAACCACTTTTTATAAAAATGGACCCAACTTACTGGGTCCATCTATATTTATCATTTTTTAATTAATTAGTTTTTACGTACGTATTTCAAGCAGTCAAGAGTTACAGCGATAAGAATGATAATTCCTGAGAATACGAACTGTAAGTTAGTATCGATACCAAGAATTGTCAATGAATAAGTTAATGCAGTAAAGATCAATACACCAACTACTACACCAGAAATTTTACCGATACCACCAGTAAATGATACACCACCTACTACACAGGCAGCGATTGCATCCATTTCCCATCCTTGTCCATACGCAGCTGAACCAGAACCAATCATACGAATACATTCTAACCAAGAACCAAATCCGTATAAGATTCCTGCCAACATAAAGGCACCAAGAGTAACCTTAAACACTGAAATACCAGATACAGAAGCAGCTTCTGGGTTTCCACCTACGGCATATAAGTTTTTACCAAATTTTGTTTTATTCCAAATGAACCAAACAATCACAACTGCAGCTACTGCCCACAAAATAATTGTTGGGAAGCCACCAACTTTAGGAATAATCTTTCCTGGGATAGATTGATCAATACCACCAAAAGACACACCTTTTGTTGAATAAGTTACCAAACCAAAGATAACTAACATATTAGCCATTGTGGAAATGAATGGGTGCATTTTAAATTTAGCCGCAAAGAAACCGGCAATCGTTGTAAACATTGTACATAACGCAACACAAACAACTAATGCTAAAAGAATTCTTCCGCCAACCGGCATAGTTGAGAAGTCAAATACATGACCGAATACTGAACCCGTGTTAGGCCCATTGTGCATAATAATTGTTGCAGCTGTCATACCCATACCAACCATACGTCCAACAGACAAGTCAGTACCAGCTAACATAATTAAACCAGATACACCTAATGCCAAGAACATTCTTGGAGATGCTTGTTGCATAATACTTAAAATGTTATTAACAGTAAAAAGTTGTAAACCATTCTTCTTAATTGGTGTAATGATACATAAGAAAATGAATACTAAAATAATCGCAATATACAAACCATTTTTCAATAAAAAATCACGAGTATTAAATGAGTACTTGTAGTTTTCAATTTTTTGAGCTTGTTTTTCTGCAAACGAGAAATTTGACATCTTCAATAAGTCAATTAAGTGATATTCAAATGTAAACGCATCATGTTTACGATCTTTTGCCTCTTGCATATTTTTAGTATATTCAAGTTTTGCATCGAATAAACGGTTCTTATAAATAAAGTTCTCTTCTTTAATTTCTTCTTTGTCACTAAGACCTGATAAAATATCTTTGTGTTCTTTTTCTAATTCTTTTAATTTTTTATCATAGTCTGCCTTAGCTTTTTGAACCTCATACTTATTACTTTCAACAACTTTGTTGTAGTAATCTGTTTGATAGTGATCCTTTAAATATTTTTCAGCTACTGCAATTTTGTCATTGATTGGCTGTTTGTTTTTAGCCTCGATTTCTTTGGCTTTTTGTAATTTACCATTTAATTCTGAAATACGAGCTTCTTTTTCGCTTTTAGTATAAATTTTATCTCTCTTTAGAACCTCGATTTCTTCAGAATATTCCAATACTTTATTTGTTCCTTCTTCTCTTAGTTCATCAATTTCAGCTTGGATCTTTCCTACATAATCCTCAATAGGTTTACGTAGTGCAAGCTCTTCATCATGACTAAGAATATTTGTAACTGTATTTGTCATAATTATCTCCTTTATAGGTATTTTGCACTGAGTCTTAACAACTCTTCCTGGTTAGTATCTTTTGTATTTACAATTCCGGCTAAGCGTCCATTTGACATAACGCCAATACGATTTGTAATACCTAAGATTTCTGGCATTTCACTTGAAACTACAATAATAGTTTTTCCTTGTTTAGCCATTTTGATGATCAATTCGTAAATTTCATATTTAGCACCTACGTCAATACCACGTGTAGGTTCATCCATCATGAATACGTTTGGTGATCTCTCTAACCATTTACCGAAGATAACTTTTTGTTGGTTACCACCAGATAGACTTGTAATCGCATCATTTGGTCCCATACACTTAGTTCTCATGGTTTTGATTTCTTTATTCGTAGCTTGAATCATCTTATTATCAGAAAGTGCTACCTTGCTCATATAAGAAGGTAAATTCGCAATCGTTGTATTGAATGTTAAATCACACTTTAAGAACAATCCATTTGCTTTACGCTCTTCAGTAATCAGGGCAAAACCATGTTCAATTGCTTCTTTAGCACTATTAAAGTTCATTAATTTATTGTCAAAATAAACACGACCTGAGGCTCTAGTACGGATACCGAAAATCGTTTCTAGCAACTCTGTACGTCCAGCTCCTACTAAACCATATAGACCGAAAATCTCACCTTTTTTAACGTCAAATGTAATATCTTTTAAGTATGGCTCATATTTTGTTGATACATGTTGAATAGATAACATTGGTTCTCCAGGAGCATTATCAACAGGTGGGAATCGGTTATCCAATGAACGACCTACCATGGCTGCAATCAACTCATTCATGTTGGTTTCTGAAGTAGGTTTTGTCATAACCATTTTTCCATCTCTTAGAACTGATACTTCATCGCAAATTTCAAAAATTTCATCCATTTTATGAGAAATATAAATTAGCGAAATACCTTGTTTTTTCAACATACGCATCATATCAAACAATTTATTAACTTCTTGTGTCATCAAAGAAGATGTAGGCTCATCAAGTACGATAACCTTTGAATTATATGAAATTGCTCTGGCAATTTCACACATCTGTCTTTGTGAAACAGACATATTACGCATTGGTGTATCTAAATTCACTGTCATACCAAGCTTTCTAAAAAGCTCAGATGATTTCTTTTTCATTCGATCTTCATCTACTACGCCAAAAGCATTTGTAGGATAACGTCCCAAGAATAGGTTATCTTTAACATTTCTTTCAAGACATTGATTCAATTCCTGGTGTACCATGGCAATACCATTTTCAAGTGCTTCTTTTGGTCCAGAAAAGTTAATCTCTTTTCCTTCCAAGAAAATTGTACCTTCATCTTTTTGATATGTCCCGAATAGACATTTCATCATTGTTGATTTACCAGCACCATTTTCTCCCATAAGTCCCATAACTGTACCTGGTTTTAAATCTAAATCAATATGATCCAAAACACGGTTACGTCCAAAGGACTTACTCATTCCGCGTATAGATAAGACTAGTTCTTTATTCTTATCTGCCATAAAATCTCTCCTATTTTGTTTACTACTATCTAAATAATATTAGGGAGAAATAATTTCTCCCTAATAATTTTAATCCCTATGTTATTTTTGAATTATTTATTTAAGGATTCCTGTGTAAGAAGCTGCATTGTCAGTCTTAACCATGTTAATTGCGAATGCATCATATTTGTCTGGATTTCCTAAACGGTTTGTGATGTTAGATTCAGTTTGTCCATCTCCACCAATGTATTCAACATCTAAATTCAATAAGTCATCATATTTTTCTAATAATGGTTGGTAAGTTGAACTTAAGAAGTTATCAGATGCGTTGTAGATATTTAACCAAACACTCTTCTTAGCGTGATCTTTTTCATCTAATTGGTTAGAAACTGGAGCATAAGTAACTGTTGAATCTAAGAAATCTTTATAGTTGTCAGCAGTAACAGCAACGTTTAATGCATAGTAAGAACGTTGATCCTTATTGTATGTAAATACATCTGAACTTAATACGTTTCCAGCATCATCTTCTGTACCGATACCTGTATCGATATCAACACCATCTAATGCATTACGTAATACTCTTAATGTTAAATAAGCTTGAACGTCAGCATGTTGAGAAATTGTTCCACCATATCCTTCAGCGATTGCAGCAACTGCATCTGAGTTAGCATCGTATCCGAATGTAGGAACTTTGTTTTCTTTTGACCAAGCATTGAACATTGACATACCCATACCATCATTGTTAGAAGCTACAACGTCAACTTCATCACCGAATGAAGCAGTCCATGTACCGATTGTGTTACCAGCAGTAGCAGCATCCCAAGTAGCACCTGAAGAGTTTTTCATTTCTTGAGAAGCAAGTTCTCTTACTGTATAAGTTTTTCCATTAATTTCTAACGAGCCATCTTGAACACTCTTAGATTTACCATCATTATTAATACCAGCTGGATCACTTACGATTTCACCATCTTTTTCAACACCAGTTCCTAATGCCTTACGAACACCTCTTGTACGAGCAATAGAGTCATTGTGACCAACATCACCAATAGCTAATACGTAACCGATAACGCCATCTCCGTTACGATCTAATGTATCGATATTCTTTTCGATATATTCTTTAATCATTTGTCCTTGAAGTTCAGCACCTTGATTTGCATCGAAACCAACATAATAAGTATCTTTGTTGAAGTTTAATGCATCCATGTCTAATTCACCAGTTGAACTGTTGGAAGGTTGACGGTTATACCATACTAAAGGTTTGTCAGCATTCGCAACACTAGAACCACCAGTTTTTCCTTCATCTCCTCCTCCACTGCTACAAGCAGTTAATGCAACACCCATAGATAAAGCTGCAGCAATTGTTAAAAATCTTTTGTTCATATTATCCTCCTGTATAGATTTTTACTCTAAGACACAATTCCCAAAAGGATACTTCACATGATTTCTATATAGAGACATACATATAATATGATTTGCAGCTGGGTGTTTCAAAATGAATTTATAAATTATACTCGAAACAAAGCCATTTGTCGTGAAATCAATTTATATTATCTGTTATACACTTTTAATGTCCGCTTTATATCCTAATCAATGGGATGCGTCTTTTTACTTCTGTATCATAGCACATATCTGAAAGCGCTTTCAATCATTTTTTTAAATTTATTTATAACCAAATTTAATTTAACCACACTATTTTTTACATATATTTAACATTAAACATAACCTATATTCCTACTAAATCCCTAGACTTTATCATATACAATATGATACATTAAATGCATTATTTTCTTTACCTACGACAAATAAATATAAACCGTCAAAAAAATAAACAAAAAAATTAATTTTTTTGCTTGCAATATATAAAATCTTATAGTATTATTAATTAGCACTTGTCAGGAAAGACAAGTTTAATATACATGGCGCGTTGGAGAAACGGTTAACTCACATGCCTTTCACGCATGCATTCACGGGTTCGAATCCCGTACGCGTCACCATTGTTAAAATAAAGTCCGAAAGGACTTCTTTTTTTTGCTTTTTAAATGAAAAAGCCTTCCAACAAGAAGGCTAAAGTTCATTGACAATATTATGTACCCAAATCCCCTTTTTGACTAATGTGATTCCTAATACTGCCTTAGGAATATCCACACATTGCACCAATAAGTACACATTGAATATAGGTAAATTCGTAAAACGAGTTAAACATAGTGCAACCATAAACGTAAACATGAATGTATATCCACTATCGAAGAAGAAGGTAAGCAATGTTTTTCCTCCTGCACGCATTGTAAAGTAGCTACTGTAATATAAAGAAATAATTGGAAGCATACAAGCTGAAACTCTTAATAAAGATGTTGCTAATGACTTTACTTCTATAGACGTATTATAGATTTGAGGAATAAAGGATGAACATCCAAACAATGCCACACCAATACATAAACACATCATAAAATTCATAAATACCATCTTCAAATCATAGTCTTTGGCATATTCAATTTCACCAGCACCCAGTCTTTGACCTACAATGATTGAAATCGAATTTCCCATTGCATAACAAATAATCATAAAAAAATTGGTTACTGTTGTTGTAATATTGATGGCCGCCACAGCCTCAAGTCCTCTTGTTGAATAACATTGAGAAATAAGCGCTATGGATATCGACCACAATATTTCATTACACAATAGTGGAATTCCTCTTTTAACAACATTCTTAAATATATCACCCGATATCTTATCTAAACGCATCGCATCCCTTAAATATTTGTTATTATAGCCTGCCGCTACATTTATCCCCATCTCTACAACTCTTGAAATAACCGTACCAATGGCCGCACCAATAACTCCTAGTTTAGGAAACCCAAAGTGACCAAAAATCAAGATATAGTTAATGCAAAAGTTCACAATAACCGCTATAACACTAGCCTTCATTGGTAAAACTGTATTTCCCGTTTCTCTTAATGAAGAAGAATATACTTGTGTAATCGCAAAAGGAATGAGTCCAATCAGCATAACATCCATATACTGCTTACCAAAGTTCAAAGTTGTCAAACTATCTGTCGGATCATCATTTAGATATAATGAAATCAATGAAGGACCCAACACTTTAAAAATGCATATGGCCAATATTGAAATCAAAATGCCAAGCAACATTTTAATTCGGAAACAATTGTGTACACCATCCCTGTTTCCACGTCCATAAAATTGTGCCAAGAATATTCCAGCACCTGACATTGCACCAAAAACACTCACATTAAACACTTGAAATAACTGATTTGAAATAGATACACCACTCATAGATAGCGTTCCTAATTGTCCAATCATAACGTTGTCTAATAAACTGGCAAGATTGGTAAAACCATTCTGTATAACAATCGGAATACATACAATCAAAACCATTCGATAAAACTTCATATCACCAATTAACGATTTCATGCCCTTCCCCCTCTAAGTAAGAAATACCGAGAACGCTTAATGATTCTCGGTATTATTTTTGTAGTAACACAATGCACCTAATAAATTAGCATCATTGTTAAATTTACAAGCTTTGATAACAGGTTCCTCTAAAGTTGGAAACCATTGTGTCAAACCCATCATATTTTCTTTGATACACGCAATCAGTTTAGGCTGTGCCGATATACCTCCACCAATCAAAATTGTATCCACATCTAACAGCAACTGAAGATTGTTTAACATCCAAGCCAAATTTTGGCAATATTTGTTAAAACCTGCATATACTCTTTCATCATCTAAATGATCAAAAAGTTCTTTACCCGTTAAACCCGTCGCTCTTTCAAGACCATCTTTTCCAAAGCATGTAGCCATGGTATTCTTAAAAGTTTTTTCTGTATCCATATGCGCATCTGAATATTCACCTGCCAATAAATGTGAACCTTCATATACCTTATGATCAATCACTATACCCATCCCAATATATGTACCTAGAACCACAACCAAAGCATTCTTTGAATGTATCAAATTTCCAAATCCAAGTTCAGCCCACGTTGCACAACGACCATCATTTTCAATTGTCACTTTACAACCTTTAATTTCTTCCAACCGCTCCTTTAAAGGGTAGTTCGATAGAAAAGTCAGTTTACCCGTAATAAACGCCTTTGAATGATGTTCATTCAAGATTCCAGGCATACTGATCGCAATTCCAGTATATTCAAATGGTAATTCACAAATGGATTGAACGATTTTATCTGCCGTATCTAAAGTAGGATATCCCCCTTTTTGTTGGATATTCCCTGACGCATCGCATAATCCATATTTAATATTGGTACCACCAATGTCGATCGTTAAAATCATAATTTTTGCGATGTTGAAATTGTGTAACTATATAAATCGCCACGATAGTAACACATTGTATACTCTATCTTTTTCTTCTTTTTATCATAAGAAACACGCTTACGAGCTAAAACAGGCTGTCCCTTACGTATCTTCAGAGCTAAACAGATTTCTTCACTCGGATTAATCGCAGAAAACTCTTCATCTATTCTTGTCGGTGCGCCAATCACTTCATAAATAGACTGTGTTTGTTCTTCCATATTCAAAGGTATATTCAAACTTAAAGGAAAATAAGACACAAAATACACCAATAACACATCATCTGCGGTACGAACTCTTCGAACGCAATACATCATTTCTTCGTCCAAGCCAAACAATTCTCTTGTAGCTTCATCCGGAATTTCTTTTGTGATGTGAAAAGACTTAGTTCCCGGCGTTCTTCCTAAAGCTGTCATTTCATCTGTAAAACTACGGATATGCGACAACTCCTCTTTGATTTTAGGTCTATATGTCACAAACGTACCCTTGCCACGTCCACGCTTTACCATACCTTCCTGTTCTAATTCAAGAATAGCTTGTCTTGCTGTAATTCTTGAAACATCGTACATCTCTTGAATTTCCATTTCACTGTCAACGCGATCTCCTATAGCCAAGACTCCATCTTGGATATCTTTTTTGTAGAACTCCTTTATTTGTTTATAGTAAGGAAGATGACCCGACGTTGTATCCAACTTATGCATAATTTGATCTCCTTATATATTTGTTATAACAATTATAGGATATTTCTTCTTTGCTTGTCAATTTCAATCCATTCATCTAATGTCATTGGCACATAATCGCTATACATGCAAAAACAATTAATAAGTTGGCAAGGCACACTCTCTAATTGGCCATCACTGATTCTTGGGTGTTTTTGTTGATGAATATACTCTTGATAAGCATCTAAAAATTGCTGATCTTGCGTCGCATGAATATGCCCATGCAACATAAATGTTTTTGGGTTTCCATCCTCATCTCTTCGATATTGTCCGTTATAGCACGCAATTGGATAATGAGATAAAACTACTTTTCGTTTATTCTCATTTAATTCCGCATAATCTTTGATCCAAACAAATCGCGAAGCATCAAAGTTTTTATCATCCAAGAAACGATCATGATTTCCACGAATCAAATAAATTTTTCCCTTTAATTCATCCAAAATCTCTGTTGTTTGACTTGCGTTTCCCCATGAAAAATCTCCCAAAACAACAACTTCATCATTCTTTCGAACTTTACTGTTCCATTGATCAATCATATATTCATTCATTTGCTCGATGTCTTCGAAACCTCTTTGATCCATCTTTTCATTCAACGAACGATGAAAAAAATGTGTATCCGCAATATAATAACGCATCTTTTAACTCATCCTTTCAAATAGAAAATAGCGGAAGACCCGCTATTTTATCATACACGCAAATCCTTCTTGTTTATAAGCACTTTGCGTCTTTTTCAAACTTACATAATCCGATTGAGCTTCACCCTTATCTAATAAGCCACTTTCAATCAGCGTATCTATATTTGCTGTTTTAAAATTCATTTCCAACGTCACTTCAACCTGCTGTTCTTTTAATTCAGTAGATACATGAACGCCTTCAATCGAATTATATTTATCATCCAATGAAGAATTGATCTTAGATTGAATCTGTTCAGAATTCATATCTTCTGTTATACCTAAATCTGAAAAGCTCATCGCAAACTTCTGTGTCATCTTTTGAATCTTATCCCCCTTAGCTTCAAAAGTAACTTGTTGCGAAGAATCATTCTTACAATCAATTACCTTTACTTTATTTGTCTTTTTTACTGTTACCGGCGCCTTTTCAGTTGATTTACTCTTTTGATGCGTAAGATCACTCACTTTTGTACAGCCACAGAGCAATAAACATGCACACAACAAATATTGAACTCGCATAAGTATTCCCCCTTACGCAAATCATTTTATCATGAAATCAAATGTTCATCCACAAAGTTCGAAAGTTCATTCAAGCCAGCCTTAAATAATTTACTATCTTGAGCCAAGCCTAAACGAAAATAATATTCCTTATCAAAACACGATCCCGGCACAAAGAAAACGCCTTTTTCTGCCAATAATAATTTTGCAAACGTCTCACTTTTTAAATCAAAATAATACTTCAAAAAACAAACCGTACCACCACTTGGTAATACACATTCAAACGAAGGATTATCTTTAAGCCATTCATGAACGATATTTTTATTTGTTGAAATAATATTTTTAGCCCTTAAAATCAATTCATCCTTATGCTTAAGGGCAATCCATCCCAATTTGTCCACTAAAGGACCTGTAGAAATCATTGAATAATCTCTTCTTACATTGATTTGATGAATCACATACTCATTGGCTTTGATCCAGCCAAGGCGTAATCCAGCCAGTGAAAACATTTTACTTAAACTTGATGTTGAAATTCCATTCTCGTATAAATCACTTATAGATACTTCCTCATTTAAGCCACGATATACTTCATCACAAAGAATATATGTATTATAGGGTTTACACAATTCAATCAATGCATTTAGAAACTCATTAGAATATTCTGTCCCCGTTGGATTCGAGGGATTATTTAAAATAATCATTTTCGTTGATGAATTTAAAACACCTCTAAACTTTTCCACACTAACCTGCCAATCCATTTCGTCCAATTCAACCAAATGCACTTTACAACCAAGTGATTTTGGAACATCCACAAACTGCTGATATCCAGGAACCACACTAATGACTTCATCTCCTTTTTCTAATAAAGTGTTCATCACCAATTCATTTGCCTGCAAGCAACCTTGTGCTGTTGTGATATTGTCAATTGTTCCATGCTCATATTGATATTGTCAATTATTCCATGCTCATATAAAGATAGGATTTCCTTTTTCAATTCAATATCCCCAGTGACTTGACCATAATCTAATATTAGATTTGAAAAATCAAAGTCTTCCAAATCCAACAATTCCTGTAACGTAAGAGATTTAACACATGTATCCGTCATATTGTAGATGGCATCATTTTCATAATCATTCATCCATTGTTCGACTTTAAAATCAGGCAATCTCATTCGTAGAATACCTTACTCAAGAAATCCTTTGCACGTTCAGACTGAGGATTTTCAAAAAACTCTTCGCTTGTATTTTCCTCTATAATTTCACCTTGATCCAAGAAAACAACTCGAGTGCCTACCTTTCTCGCAAATCCCATTTCATGTGTAACCACAACCATTGTCATACCTTGCTTACCTAGATCCTTCATTACTTCAAGCACTTCCTTGATCATTTCTGGATCTAATGCACTCGTAGGTTCATCAAACAACATAATATCTGGATTCATACATAAGGCTCTGGCAATCGCTACACGCTGTTTTTGACCACCAGACAAGTTATTAGGATATGCATCTTTCTTTTCTAATAATCCAACTTTATCCAAATACTCTAAAGCTGTTTTTTCAGCTTCTTCATCCGTTTTATTTAAAACTTCTACCTGTGCTAACTTACAATTTTGTAAAACCGACATATTTGGAAACAAATTAAAATGCTGGAATACAAATCCCATACGATTTCTTTGTGCACGAAATTTCTTTTCATCATCCGGATTCATCCATTCGTTATCCATATAAATTTTACCTGTATCCACATGTTCCAAGCCATGAATACAACGTAACAACGTACTTTTCCCTGAACCACTCGGACCAATCAACGAGATAATATCCCCTTTATTGACTTCTATGCTCCCATTTTTTCATAACATTCTTCGACGTCATTCCATTTTTTCTCTCTAAAATATAACTGAATATTAAATTAGCATTTTAATTAAAGCTTTTTTAAATCATACATACTCTATAATCTAACCATATAAAACGCAATATAAAAAGGAAGCAAAAAGCTCCCTAAACGATTAGTTCTTTAATGCTTGTAATGGCGCAGGAATTCTTCCTCCACGATTGATCATGACATCATTTGAAATCTGAGAAATTGGCATGACAGGACCTGCTCCTAATAAACCACCAAAGTCTAGTTCTTCACCAACATCTTTTCCAATCGCAGGAATCACACGTACGGCTGTCGTCTTTGTATTAACCATACCGATTGCAGCTTCATCTGCAATAATTCCTGAAATAACACTTGCACTTGTTTCTCCTGGAATTACGATCATATCCAATCCAACACTACATACTGCCGTCATAGCTTCTAATTTTTCTAATTTTAATGCACCTGTTCTTGCCGCATGAATCATACCTGCATCTTCACTTACAGGAATAAAAGCACCAGATAATCCACCAACATTACTCGTTGCCATAACGCCGCCTTTTTTAACAGCATCATTCAACATGGCTAAACAAGCCGTTGTTCCATAAGCACCACAAGTTTCTAATCCCATTTCCTCTAGAATATAGGCAACACTATCACCAATAGCTGGAGTTGGAGCTAAAGACAAGTCCACAATCCCAAATGGAACACCCAGTTTTTCACTCGCAACAGTTCCAACCAACTGTCCCATACGCGTAATCTTAAAGGCTGTGCGCTTAATTAAATCTGCAATCTGATCCATACGCAATGATTTATCGGCTTTACTTAATACAGCACGCACAACACCAGGGCCAGATACACCAACATTAATTACACAATCGGCTTCACCTACACCATGGAAGGCACCAGCCATAAATGGATTGTCTTCAGGCGCATTACAGAATACAACAAGTTTAGCTGCTCCTAAACAATTGTCATCCTTTGTATATTCAGCACAACGCTTCACAATACGCCCCATCTGCGCAACGGCATCCATATTGATACCTGCTTTTGTACTACCTACATTGACACTAGCACACACATGCTGCGTCTTTGCCAAGGCTTCAGGAATAGATTCAATCAATTCATTATCCCCTGCTGCATATCCTTTTTGTACCAGTGCAGAATATCCACCAATAAAATCAACCCCTAATTTTTGAGCACAACGCTCTAAAGTTAATGCGTATTCAACTGGATTTCCCCCTGAACAAGCCACTAACATCGCAATTGGGGTTACACTAATTCGTTTATTTACAACAGGAATACCATAAATCTTACTAAAATCGTTTCCAACTTTTACTAAGTCTTTGGCTAAGTGGCAAATCTTTTCTTCTACTTTTTGACATGACACATGAATGTCTGGATCCATACAATCCAGTAAACTAATACCCATTGTAATCGTACGAATATCCAAATATTCTTCGTCAATCATCTTTATTGTTTCTAAAATTTCATTTGTTTGCATAGGAATACCTCATTAAATTTTGTGCATAGAATTGAAAATATCCTGATGCATACAACGAATGACTAGATTCTTTTCTTTTCCTAAGTTTTCCATTTTCTCCGCAAATTCATTTAATGGAATGCTCATTTCATCAATCGCAACCATCATAGTCATAGTGAACATAGAATCTACGATTGTTTGAGTTACATCCAATACATTTAGATTGTAGTTTGCGCATTCATTGGCAATCATAGCCAAGATTCCTACTTTGTCTTTTCCAATTACACTAATAACAGCCTTCATCATCTTTCTCCTTAAAATTTGATTTCGCATTTTTCAAAGCGTATAAGCTCATATGGTTCATATGCACTCTGGATTCCTTGCACATTCACATCATATTCACTTGGCATAAAGGATACCTCATTTTGTTGATTTAGACAATCCTTAATACTTTGGCTTTGTTCTTTTGTCAAAGTATGTGACTTCTTGAAACAAATGTCATTTGCCTTATCAACCAATACAATTTCTACATCTAGACAATCACTTTTAAACAAATGCTCTTTCCAATCACACTCTTGAACATTGAAATAAAAATCACTGGAATCAATATCGCCACCTTCAAGCACAAATACGGCAATATCGTTTGTGTAACAAAAATGAAGATCAATACCACTATTCAACATATCAATTTCCTCCTGTGTCCAATCTTCATCTTTTATTACTAGCATAAAACGGTTTTCTACATAGTCCATAATGGCACCAAAATCGATGTCATACGCAAATTTTTCTTTTTTATTCATACCACCATTATAAAGATTATCTTAAGAAAAAGCGAATCAATTTCTCATTCAATTTTGTATAAGGCTGATAACGCATAGGTAAATCAATGATTCTTTTTTTATCCACAATACTCTTTGTATGACTAAACGTATCAAAACCACGCTTTCCATGGTATGAACCCATCCCACTTTCGCCAACACCACCAAAGCCCATATTACTAGTAGCTAAATGAATCACAACATCGTTGATACAGCCACCGCCAAAGGATACTTCACTCGTTACTTTCTTAGATACTTCTTTATTATTTGTGAAAATATATAAAGCTAGTGGGCTAGGCATAGAATTGATTTTATTTATAACAACATCTAAATTTGAATATGTCAATATTGGCATAACAGGACCAAATATCTCTTCCTGCATAATAGGATCTGAAAAATCCACACGATCCAATACCGTTGGTTCAATTTGTAGATTATGATGTTTTCCACCATAGACAACCTTATCCATATCAATCAACCCTAAAATCCTCTTATAGTGCTTTTCATTAATAATATGACCATAATCATCTAAGCTCGCATATTGACGCTTAATTTCAAATATCACGCATTCGATAAATTGGTCTTTTATAGATTCGTGTACCAACATATAATCTGGAGCTACACAGGTTTGTCCACAATTCAAATATTTTCCAAACACAATTCTTCGTGCCGCCAATTTAATATCTGCATCTTTATCTACGATACAAGGACTTTTCCCTCCCAATTCTAGAGTGACTGGCGTTAAATATTGACTCGCCTTATTCATCACAATTTTTCCTACACGTTTTGATCCTGTATAGAAAATATAGTCAAATTTTGAATCCAATAATTTAGAACTCACTTCACTATCTCCAAGTACACAAGCCACATATTCTGGATCGAAATATTCTTCAATCATATCTTTGATTACTTGTGATGTGTATGGACTAAATTCACTAGGTTTTAATACCACCGTATTTCCAGCTGCAAGTGCATCAATCAAGGGGTCAATAGAAAGTAAAAAAGGATAATTCCAAGGACTAATAATTAACACCACACCATAAGGACTCGGCTTTTCAAAACTACGCGACAAAAATTGAGACAATGGTGTATATACATTCCTTTCTTTAGCAAACTTACGAATGTGTTTTACCATATAAGTCAATTCGCTTAAAGCTAACCCAACTTCGCACATATAAGTTTCAAAATTTGATTTTCCGACATCCATTTTAATAGCTTCATTAATTATATCTTCATAAGCTAAAATCGCCTTTTTTAAAGTTTTTAAGGCATTTATTCTAAAATTAATATCTAGAGTTTTATGTTGCTTATAAAATTCTCTTTGTTTTAAAACGATTGGATCCATACTTAATCCTCCACTACAAAATCATACACTTTTTCTAACTCTTTTACACCCCATAAAACTGGAACTGGATATAATGGATTGGCTTCATGATCTGCGTAAATAGCCAATTTGTGTATATCCGATTTTTTAATTCACTAAATGTAGATGAGATGCCAAAATACTTTTTCATTAAAGTGATTTGTTCAATAAAACGCTCAGCCCCAACCTTATAGGAATCATTCGCATTACAGATGCCACAATACAGAGCCATTTCATAGAGCTTCTTATACACACTTTCTCCATATTGTTTCAATACAACATCAAGTAATGTTGCGTTAGCTAGTCCATGCGCAATATTATATTTTCCACCTAATGGATGAGCAATCGCATGCACATATCCTACATAGGATACTGTAAAGGCATGCCCAGCATAGTAGGCAGCATCGAGCATATTGCTTCTAGCTTCTAAATCATTTCCGTCTTCATACACCTTATATATTCTCAAAAATTAGTTTTGTAGCCTTTAACGCATATGCACGCGTCTTCTTTGTAGTCGAATTACCAATATAAGCCTCAATCGCATGGGTTAAAGCATCCATACCAGTACATGCCGTAATAAATGGAGGCAAGGATAAAGTGGGTTTTGGATCTAAAACGGCATAATCAGGAATCAAATTAAAATCATTGATCGCATATTTATGACGTGTTTTTGAATCTACAATGACAGCCGCAAGAGTTGTTTCACTTCCTGTTCTAGCTATGGCAAGTACACAAATCAACAATGGAAGTTTCTTCCATATCTTTAAAATTCCCTCCATCTTTGATAGTGGTTTCTTAGGACGAGCAAGTCTAGCACCAACGGCCTTAGCACAATCCATGCTGGATCCTCCACCAAAACCAATTAAAGCTTGACAATTAGAAGATAAATATAAGTTTTTTGTTTCCTCTACATTATCACTTGTAGGATTTGCGACCGTCTTATCATAAATGACATATGAAATAGAATGATGATCTAAGTGTTCACACATACGATTTAATATCCCTAATTGATGCACAGTAAAATCAGTAATAACCATCACTTTAGATATATGATTATCCATGCAAATATAAGAAATTAAAGATGTACTCTTTAATATTTCAGGAGTTCGATAAGGTAAAATAGGAATCACTAGTTTAAAACAACTCTGAAAAATTCGACAATATATTTTCTTGAATGTATACGCAAAGTGCCACCGTTTAGTTAACTTTGTATACTTTATATTCATTTGTTCACTTTTTCAACTATAAAAAATATGGACACGTTCATGTCCATACCTTTATGCTTTCATCAACAGCCTTTCAATCGACTCTTCACTTACTGAGAAGATGGATGCGATACTTGAAATACTGAATCCTTTGTCTACCATTGTTTGATACATTTCAAGTTCTTTTTTCTCACTGCCTTGTTCGATTCCTTGTTC
>Bissell_p1__coassemble_3856_pt1 | contig 5548 bp, 4 predicted proteins | sample Bissell_p1__metabat2_high_PE_031 | metagenome-assembled genome bin Bissell_p1
TTTTTTTTTGCGTATATGAGTATGTAGGAAATGCCTACTAGAATTGAGGTGCTCATGCGTAGTGCAAATTTATTAAATGATTTCGCCTTCAAGTATGTTTTTGGCGAAGATTGTAAAGAGGCTAATGATGCCTTAAAATCATTACTTACGGTATTTTTAGAAAGGAAAGTCCATCATGTGGATGTTAAAAATTCAGATATGGTAAAAGACTATAGTAAAATGAAGAATTCAAGGTTGAATTAGATAATCAAACGACGGTGGATTTAGAAATGCAGTTAAGACAAACTCAAGATCATCTGCCGATTCGCTTTAGTTATTATTTGGCTAGACTTCATAGTTCTCAAGAATTGGAAGGAAAATATTATGGAGAGTTAAAGGAAACAATTGTCTTAGTGTTCTTTAATGTGAATTTAATTGATAATAATAGAATGTGTAACACATTCACATTGAAAAATGAGGATGGCTTATCTTTTGTGAAAGAAACAGAAGATCGTATGAAGATACGAACGGTTGAAATGGCAAAGTTGGATGTAAACAAGCCGCTTAAAGAAATGAATGAACAGGAAAAGATGATTTATTACTTTTTGAATTGCCACAAGGGAATGGATGATAGTAAAATTAAGGTCATGATAGAAAGTGATGGGGTGATTCAAATGTTAGAGAAGCGTGTAGAAACCATATCTGATGATGGTTGGAAAAAAATAATAGAAGATTTTAGAAAACTACATGAAAATGAAGAGCGAATGGAACGACAACTTGAACTTGAAGAGGCTCATAAAGCACAAGAAGAAGCAAAAAAGGCATTACAAGAAGCGAATAAATTAAGCCAAGAAGCTGACAAGAAAGTAGAAGAAGCAAATAAACAAGTGAAACAAATGGTTCGTAAGATGTATGAAGATGGTTTTAGTCTTGACCAAATTTCTGAATATTGTTCACTAAATGTGGATGAAATTCAGGTGTTGATAAAATCATAAATTTTCTGTTGCATTTAAAAAAATGTTTGTTTATAATAAAGCCATCCTTTGTAAAGGCAATGAAAAGAAGAAGTAGTCGTGGATGCTGCTGATAGTGAGTTCCTGATGGTGGAAATGGAACAGTAAGCACAGGGTGAACGTGTCTTAGAGCTAAGCTTTCGAAGATTGAGGAAGCTTCGGATACTCCCGTTATGAGTTAAGGGCTTGTACATTAGTGCAGGAAATAAGGTGGTACCGCGATTTTATAGTCGTCCTTGTATATTCAAGGACGGCTTTTTTTTATTAGAAGGGAATGGTAGATATGAAAAAAGGATTTAAATTAATTTCGGCATTTTTAGTAAGTTTTATGATCATGATGTCTAGTGTTATGCCTGCATTTGCCGATGAAACAGACACATCAACAACAGGCGATTTATTAGACAAGATTCAAGAAAGAGGAGAATTGATTGTAGGTACATCTCCTGATTTTCCACCTAATGAATTTATTGACTCAACAAAAACAGGACAAGCGCAATATGTAGGTTCTGATATTGAATTAGCAAAATATATTGCGAAAAAGATGGGTGTTAAATTAACAATCAAAGCCGCAAGTTTTGATACAGTTTTGGCAAATCTTCAAACTGAAGAAATTGATTTAGCAATTACTGGATTGGCTTATACACCAGCACGTGCGCAACAGATGGAAATGTCTATTGGATACAATATGACAGAGGATACTGGTGGGCAGGCTGTTATTATCGCAAAAAAAGATGCAGATAAATATAAGAAGTTAACTGATCTAACTGGCTTAAAGGTGGCTGCTCAACAAGGATCAATCCAGCAGCAATATACAGAAGATCAAATTCCGGACGCAAAACTACAATCCATTTCAAGTATTGATGATGGTGTTGCCCTATTAAAGAATGGTACGGTACAAGCTGTTGCATGCTCTGAAGGTACAGCTGATGAATATATTGAAAAGAACTCTGAACTTGCGAAGTTAGATGAATTATTCAATATTGATCAAGATTATGCAGGTAATCGTGTAGGTGCTCCTTTAGGTGAAAAGAGATTGATGAAAGAAGTCAATAAAATTTTAAAGGAAGTCAATAAAAAAGGTTTATATGAAGAGTGGTATAAAGCGGCTAAGAAACAGAGTAGTGAACAATTTACTTTAACAGCGACTGGATTCTTTGGAACATGTGTTCAAATTGTTCAATATTGCTGGCCACAATTATTAAAAGGTTTAGGAATCACTTTAGGACTTGCTGCTATTACTGTTATTTTTGGTACAATTATTGGTGGATTATTTGCCCTAGTAAAACTATCAAAGAATAAAATCGTACAAGCGATTGCGGGTGTATATGTAGAATTGATTCGTGGAACACCACTATTACTACAATTATGGTTGTTCATCAATATTTTCTCTTATTTGACAAATGGAAATATGCCAATGATCGTTAGTGTGATTATTGCCCTTGTCATTAATTCAAGTGCATATGTGGCTGAAATTATTCGTTCAGGTATTCAATCTGTGGATAAAGGGCAAAGAGAAGCGGCTAAATCACTTGGTATGTCAAATGTACATATGATGACTAAAATCATTATTCCTCAAGCTATCAAGAATATCTTGCCTGCCTTAGGTAATGAATTCGTTATGATGATCAAGGAAACATCTTTGGCAAGTACATTCTATATTGGAGAATTAATGACTGTTAACAGTGTTATTAAATCGGCTACTTATAAATCCATTGAACCATTAGTAATTGTTGGTTTGATCTACTTTATTGTTACATATTCATTATCAAAATTAATTAAATACATGGAAGGGAAGTTGAGTGTCAGTGACTAAGGAACTAATTGTTGTAAAAGACTTACATAAAAATTTTGGAGATCTTGAAGTATTAAAAGGAATTGATCAAACAATCCATCAAGGAGAAGTTGTTAGTATTATTGGACCTAGTGGTTCAGGAAAATCTACTTTCTTACGTTGTCTTAACTTATTAGAAAAACCATCTAGTGGACAAATTATTTTCGAAGGTATAGATATTGCAGCTGAAAATGTTGATATTGATACACATCGTAAAAAGATTGGAATGATCTTCCAACACTTTAATGTATTTCCACATTTAACAGTTTTAGAAAATATTACCATCACACCAATTCTAGAACTTAAAACACCAAAGGCCCAAGCTGAAAAAGAAGCAATTGAATTGCTTAAAAAAGTAGGCTTGGAAGATAAGAAGGATGAATATCCAAGAAAATTATCTGGTGGACAAAAACAGCGTCTAGCTATTGTTCGTGCTCTAGCTATGCATCCAGATGTAATTTTATGTGACGAACCAACAAGTGCATTAGATCCAGAAATGGTAAAAGGTGTACTAGAAGTCATTAAAGAATTGGCGGATCAAGGAATGACAATTGTGATCGTAACACACGAAATGGGATTTGCTCGTGAAACAAGTGATCGCGTATTATTTATGGATGAAGGTATTATTCAAGAACAAGGAACTCCAGAAGATATCTTTGAACATCCACAAAATCCAAGAACCATCAAATTTTTATCGCAAGTACTATAAGCTTGGGCACATGCTCAAGCTTTTCTGTACGACAGGCAGTCGTGCTTATAGTTGATAATCAATCACCGATTATCAACTGTTTTATTTTAGAGACAATAAAGTACAAGATACTCGTAACACTATACAAAAGTCATTGAAGTAAAACAGTCCCAACAAGGTTGAAATATTTTGTCTACTAAGGATATAGCCAAGTAGTAAGCCATACTCAATGCATCCTCGTGAGGGAGTGTGTGAAGGGAGTTAAAGCGAGAACTCAGGCACCAATCTATCAATGCACATGTGGCGTTCAGTATTGATGATGCTGCGGAAAAAAGCAGAAATCCTATGAATAGATACCAATGACTATATCGATATCTGTTAATACTGGATGTGAAAGCAGGAAGCATGAGTTCAAGGGAAGGCACAGATGATCCTGTGAGGTCTCCGTATTTAATGGACTACCATCTATAAGCGTAGCGAAGTGACGGATAGTGTACGGAGAAGTCAGAGTTACTAATAGTAGCGAAGAAGTTATAGAAATATAATGGAGCGAAGTGGTAACACCTTGTGAGCTTTGAGTAGATGTAGTTGTGTAAGTGCAAATTTTAAGAATATTCGTATTAACCTTAAAAGATATTACATGACAGTGGAAAGGAGATAAGAAAAGACATTATGAATGAACCATTAAAATTCAAATTATTTAGTGTGTATGGAAAAATACTACACAAAGATGTTCTTACAGAAGCTTTTCGTAAAGTGAAGAAGAACAAGGGATGTGCCGGTATTGATAAAGTCAGTATCAAAGTGTTTGAGGAAAATTTAGATGAAAACATAGAGTTGATTTTGAATGAACTTCGAACAAAGACGTACAAGCCTTCTCCAGTAAGACGAAAGTATATACCGAAGAAAAATGGAAAGTTAAGACCTTTAGGAATACCAACTATTAAAGACAGGGTCGTGCAACAAGCACTGGTCACTAAACTTGAGCCCTTCTTTGAAGAAAACGTATTTCACGACAATTCCTGTGGATTCAGACCTAACAGAGATGTTAAGTTAGCCATCAAGAAAATTGTGTCTAGATTAGAAAGTGGATATCTATATATCTATGATTTTGATATAAAAGGTTACTTCGACAATATACCTCACAAGAAACTTATGAAAGTTATCAACAAGTATGTGTCAGATGGAACAGTACTAGACATGATTTGGAAAACACTTAAAGCAGGGTACATGGAAGATGAAATACGATATGAAAACGCAAGTGGTACACAACAAGGTGGAGTTATTTCTCCACTATTGGCGAACATCTATTTGAATGAACTTGACTGGGAACTAACAAAAGCAAATCTTGAATTCGTGAGGTATGCTGACGATTCGATAGTCATGTGTCAAACAAAGGAAGATTTGGAAAAAGCCAAAGTCATAGTTCATGAAACGTTACAACGTCTAGGCCTTGAATTGGCAGAAGATAAAAGTGATGATATTGATTTTCACGAGAAAGACTTTGATTTCCTAGGTTTTACGTTCAACCATTTAAAAATGTCTAAAAATAGACATGTCTATTACACGTTTGGACCATCCGTAAAATCGTTAAAGAAGTTTAAGAGTGATATTAAATCTGTCACCAAGAAGAGTTGTACATACTCCTTTGAGAAGTGGACAGAGATTTTAAACCCAGTCATAAGAGGTAAGTTTAATTACTTCCTTATTCCTTTTCAAGTTGCACGAGAAATCAGACTGTTACTTAACGAACGCGGGCGAGTTATGCATGGCATACCTGCTCTTGATATAACCAAATTAGATGGTTATGTGCGTCAAAGACTACGAGTAAGTTTCTCATGCCGCGGAAAGAAACATGGTGGACAAGCACAAGGTAAATTATTAACTGTCAAATATGATAACAAGTTTTTCATAAAATGTATGGGTCTAGTTACAGGTGCGTATATGAAGGCTCAAATAGTTTTCCCTGGAATTAACATTGATGATTTTATTTTATTGATGGATTCCAATAAAAAGAAAAGTACCTCTTCTCAGAGT